>Ga0156827_114_pt1 | contig 45734 bp, 33 predicted proteins | sample RifOxyD2_FD_112127 | JGI IMG/M metagenome (GOLD analysis project Ga0156827, IMG submission 112127) | Candidatus Lambdaproteobacteria bacterium RIFOXYD2_FULL_56_26
TCACTCTCCAGGTCCATGGAAAGGTCGAGCATTGCTGCTTGGTAGCCGGTTTTTTCCGCCACCACCGCCAACAGAGCCTGGGCAATCTGCCCTTGGGCCGGGCCGGAGGTTGCGGGGGCCGCTTTGGCTGCTACCGGAGCAGCTGGGGCCGCTGGAGCCACACCGGCATTTTGGCCGGTGATGTGGTCGGCGATTTGTTGTAAGGTCCGCAGGGCGCTCAGAGCTTCCGGTTTGAGTTCCTGGAGCCCCGGCAGTCGTTCTTGGATGCCGTAAAGAATCTCTACCCTCTTGATCGAATCCACCCCCAAGTCACTCTCCAGGTCCATGGAGAGGTCGAGCATTTCATGGGCGTACCCGGTTTTTTCGCTGACCACCGCCAGGAGGGCAAAGCCAATCGCCTCCTTCAGGTCCTTCGAGGGAGGCAAGTGAGCCGGGGCCACCGCAGTGGGAGCAACGGGTTTAGGGGCTGGAGGAGCCATCACCGGTTTGGGCGCAGCCATTGTCTGCTGGGGCGCTGCCACAGCGGGTTGAGGAGCGGCCAACACCGGCTGGGGAGCCGGGGGGGCCACAATCTTTTGGGCCACCGGAGCCACCGGTTGAACCTGGAGAACCGGGCGCAAAGGAGGCTGGGAGGGGGCAAGTTTCATCCCGCCCAACAACGCCTGTTGTTGCCGCACCACCTCAAAGGCCTGGGCGGCAAACTGGGCTTGGTGGTTCAAGTAGGCTTCATGGACCCGCAGAGTTTCTTCCTGGTGCCGACTGAACCCGTCGATCTGTTTGGCCATTTGGGGTGCATTGGGGCTTTGCAGCAACCCAAAAAAGGCCCGAGAATATTCCGCCTGGGCGACCAAAAACTGTTCGTGAACCCGGATGGTCTCCGACTGGTGGTTCTGAAAATCGGTCAGGCTGTGGTTGACCGCTTCTACAATCTCAAGGTTCGGTTGGTTGACCGTCATGGACAAAGCTGGGGAAGGGGTAGGCTCTAGGCGCACCGGTGCGGGAGTAGAGGCGGGGACAGGGGGCCTGGCTGGAGCCGGAAGGACCGCTTGGGTCTGGGGCAGCCGGAATCCGTCTTGCAACGCCGCTTCAAAAGCTTGTTTGGTTTGGGGGCTGACATAGTTGGCACCGGTCAAAATCACCGCTGCGGGGTTGGGCTTTTTGACCTCCGGTTTGGGCCGGTGGCTCCAAGGGTCCAGGGCTCCAAGTTCCAATCCCCAGACCTTGAGCTGGGCAAAGCCGCTGCGCAATTGTCGGTCTGCCGGAGCCTTGGGGTTGGGGTTGAGGCTCAAGGCCACAAACTCCTGGCCTTCTAAGATGTTGCCCACCAGTTTGGTCAGGATCCCCTGGGGGCCGAATTCCACAAACACCCTGGCCCCGTCTTGGTGCATCTGGGTGATCTCTTGGGTGAACCTTACCGATTCCAAAATGTGCTCTTCCAGGGCCTTTTGGATCTTCTTGGGGTCCTTGCCGTGGGCTTTTCCGGTGCCGTTGGAGTAAACCGGAATCTTCGGGGCTTTAAAGTCCACCGCTCCAATGGCCGCCGCAAAAGGCTTTTGGGCATGACCCACCAAGGGAGTGTGGAACGCCGCTGAAACTCCCAGCATTACACAGCTAAATTTTTTGGCTTTCAGGTGAACCGCTGCCTTTTCCAGTTCCCCCTTGGGTCCCGCCAAAACCACTTGTTTGTGGCTGTTGTAGTTGGCCGCTTTGATTCCCTTGAACGCCTTCAGTTCCGGTTCAATCTCCGAGACGTTGCCCATCACCGCCATCATCGAACCGGCATCCACGCCGGGAATGGCCTTCATCGCCTGTCCCCTAGCCTTGGCAAGGCTCAGGTAGTCCTCTTCTTCGAGCACCCCGGCTGCCCACAGGGCGGTCAGTTCGCCAAAGCTGTGCCCGGCGGTCATCTCAGGGCTAAGGCCCGCCTGGGTCAATATTTTGTAAAGCCCCAGGGAAAACGCCCCAATCGCCGGTTGGGCGTTTTGGGTTTGTTGCAGCCTCTCTTCCTGGGCCTTTTTGTCTGCCTCGTTGAAGACGGAGATCGGGTACACCACTTGGCTCAGTGGCAGAGGTTGGTCTTCAAACTGTTGGTCCAGTTTGGAAAAGCCTTCTTCCATGGGTGGGAAGTTCCAAACCAAGTCCTTGCCCATGTTCAGGTAAGGGGAACCTTGCCCGGCGAACAGCGCCGCCACCTTGCCCGCAACCGCCTTGGCCCCGTAAAAAGCCCCTTCGGCCAAAGACAGGGTGGTGACCGACGGATTTTGGCTTAACCCTTGGATCAACTTGTCCAAGAGGCCCAAGGCTTCTTTGGCATCCATGGCCACCAAACCCGCCCTGCTGTGGGTTTTGGGGATCTTGAGCCGGTCCGAATCTTCTGCCCACTGCCAGAAGGCAAGTGCGCCGTCCGGGGCGGAAAGCAACCGTTGTTTGTCCGCTAAGGCGGCCAGAACCGCCGGGCCACTTTGGGCCTCTACAAACAGGCAGCTTGGGGTAGTCTGGCGGCGGAAGCCCAATTGCGCTTGGCCGTATTCCTCCAGGACATAATGGAAGTTGGTGCCCCCGAAGCCAAAGGCGCTGACCCCTGCCCTTCTGGGCTCTGCCCCCTTGATCCAGGGGCGGGTGCTGGTGTTGAGGTAAACCGGGCTGTCTTCGAGGCCTAAATCGGGGTTGGGTTCTTCGATGTTGATGGTGGCGGGCAAGACCTTGTGATGGAGCGCCAAAGCGGCTTTGATGATCCCGGCGGCACCGGCGGCGTTTTTGGTGTGGCCCATCTGACTTTTGACGCTGCCCAGGGCAACCAATTTTTTCCCTTGGTTTTTACCCAAAAATTGAGTCAAGGCGGAGGCCTCGGTGGCATCTCCAGCTTTAGTGCCGGTGCCGTGGGCTTCCCAGAGGCCAACGGTCATCGGGTCCACCCCGGCGTTTTCGTAGGCCCGTTCCAGGGCCAAGAGTTGGCCTTCGGCCCTGGGAGCGTAGATGGATTTAAATCTGCCGTCCGAAGCGGAGCCCACCCCTTTGATTAGGGCGTAAATCTTGTCCCCATCCCGTTCTGCGTCCTCCAGCCGTTTGAGCAAAAGCATCCCGATCCCTTCGCCGATCATGATCCCGGCGGAGTTTTTGTCGAAAGGTTGGAGCTTTTCTTTGGCCGTAAAGGCAGGAGTTTTGGAGAAACAAAGGTACATGTAGATACTGTTGTCCGTATCCACCCCGCCCGTGATCATCAGGTCCGAGCGGTATTCCAACAGGTCGCTGACCGCCATCCTGATCCCAGCCAAGGAACTGGCGCAGGCCGCGTCCACCACGCAGCTGGTGCTACCCAGGTCCAGCCGGTTGGCGATCCGCCCGGAAATAACGTTGCCCAGGGTGCCGGGGAAACTCATTTCTTCCCACCGGACGTAGGCTTTTTTCATCTTTTCGATCAGCACTGCCCGGTCACTCTCAGCCACCCCGGCCGAAGCCAGGACTCGTTCCCAGATCGGGCTTTGCAGCCGACTGATCAAGGGGGTCATCAACTTTTGCCCCCCCCCTACCCCCAAAATACAACCGGTGTTTTTAGAGTCAAAAGGCTTGAGCCCCTCTCCGTATCCGGCATCGGCCAGCACCCGTTTGGCCAACACCAGGGACAAAAGCTGGCTGACATCGGTGATTTCGAGGATGTTGGGCGGCAGGCCCCATTCAATGGGGTTAAACTCGGTGCCCGGTAAAAAGCCCCCTTGGTTGGAGTAGGATTTGTCGGGGTTTTTGGGATCTTTGTCGTAGTAGTCGTCCAGGTTCCAACGGTCCGGCGGCACTGGCCTGATGCAATCAACTTCCCCCAGGATGTTTTCCCAGTATTGATCCAGGTCCTTGGATTCGGGAAACAGGGCCGAAAGGCCGATGATGGCAATGGGGGTGTGCTGGAGCTTGCGGTTCAGCTTCTTGAGATTCGCTTTAGCAGCCATGGGCCTGGGTCGTTGGGTTCAAGTTGGCCCCGTTTTTCCCTCGGGGACTTGGACCACAACCTATCAGGCTGGGCCAAGAAGGGCAATCCTTTATCCAACCTGCAAAAAACGTGTTTACCGTTCAACAGGTTATACACATTTTTTGGATCCGCAAGGGGGCAAAAATCCCCTCATTTTCCAAAAATTATGACAGGGCGGCTGTCAACAATACAAAGCCCCTACAACCCGGTCAGAACAGAGCGGGGAGCCGATGCAAAAGAATTTCTTTGGCCTCCGCCACCATCCTTTCGATCAACTCGGCGCAGGTTGGGATGTCCTTGACCAAACCGACCGACTGGCCGCAGGCAAACAAAAACCCTTCCGGGTCCCCGGATTCCAAGGCAGCAAGGCCCAGACGGCCCGACAGGTGGGGAGCCAATTCCGCCAGTTCCGCCCCTCTCGCCTCCATGACAAGCACCTTGTCAGCCTGCCGGTTTCGCAGGACCCGCAAACTGTTTTTTAGGCTCCGTTCCACCAGAATGGTCGAGGTTTCGTCGGCACCCAACAAAGCTTCTTTGATCCTCTGGTGCACCGGGGATTCTTGGGTCGCCAAAAAACGGGTCCCCAGGTTGATACCCTCGCAACCCAAAGCCAGCGCCGCCGCCAATCCTCTGCCATCAGCCAATCCACCCGAACCTACCACCGGGATCTTGAGCGCTCCGGCCACCACCGGGAACAGCACCAACCCGCCTACATCCTGCTCCCCCGGATGTCCGGCACATTCAAAGCCATCGATGGAAACCACGTCCACCCCAATGGCCTCCGCCTTGAGGGCGTGTTTGAGACTGGTACATTTGTGGATCACCTTGACCCCCGCTTGTTTGAGCAGAGCCATGTAGGGTTCCGGGTTGCGCCCGGCGGTTTCGATGATCTTCACCCCGGTCGAAAGAATGGCCTGGGCGTAAGCTTCGTAGGGCACCGGCTTTAAGGTCGGCAAAAAGGTCAGGTTGACCCCAAAGGGTTGGTTGGTCCGCTTCCTGATCTCGGCGATTTCCTGGATCACCAATTCGGGGCTGGGCAGGCTCAGGGCGGTCAACACCCCCAAGCCCCCGGCGTTGGAAACCGCTGCCACCAACGGGGCCCTCGAAACCCACATCATCCCCCCTTGGATGACCGGGTAACGAATGCCCAGAAGCTCGGTCAGCCGAGTTTTCATTGCAGGGCCTCGGTCAAGGCGGGCAAAAATTCCATCAGGTCGGCGACTACAAAGTACCGGGCCACCTCCCCGATCGGGGCTTCCTTGTCCTTGTTGACCGCAATGATCAACTCGGATTTTTTCATCCCCGCCAAATGCTGCACCGCCCCGGAAATCCCGCAGGCCAGATACAGCTTGGGGGCCACCGTAGTGCCGGTGCTGCCCACTTGGTGGGAAGGGTCGATCCAGCCCGCATCCACCACCGGGCGACTGGAGCCCAGTTCCGCCTTCAAAACCGCCGCCAGTTTGCGGGCCAGTTCAATGTTCTCTTTTTTTCCGATCCCCCGGCCTACCGAAACGATCCGCTCCGCCTTGGAGAGGTCCACCCCGGTCTTGGGTTTGGACTTGTAGCCCACCAAACCGGGGCCGGGCAGGGAGGGCAGGGTTTTGTTTTCCACCGTAGGGCTACCGCTCTCTTGGGCTGGGGCAAAGGCCCCGGCTTGCAGGGTGAGGATCGTCAACCCTGGGTTGGGGGCCAGTTGGCGGACCAATTTGCCGTTGCAAACCCCCACTTGGTAAACCCCGTCGGTTACCTCCTTGACCTCGGAGATTTGGGGAGCCGAGAGCGCCACCGCCAAACGGGGAGCCAAGTCCCAGCCATAGGCGGAGTGCACCAGCACCACCAGATCGGGCTTTTCGGCGGCTACCAGCTCTTGGACCATCGCCTTGTGGGCTTGGGGGGCATATTCGGGGCCAGCAGCCAAGACCAACTTCCCGGCAAAGCTGGGCCGGTCAGAGGTATCGCCCATCACCAAGCCGACCACCTCGGCCCCCAACCGGCCCGCAAAGCCCAACAATTCGGCAAAGCTGGGGTTGAGCTTTGCGCCCACCACTTCTCCAATCAACATTGCTTTCATTGTTTTTCCTCAACCGACCAGTTTTTTTTCTTTTAAGATCGCCACCAGTTTGGCGACCTTGGTGGCATTGTCCCCTTCGATAAATTCCGCCGCCCCCCGTTTGGGCGGCAGGCTCAACCCTTGGGCCTTAACCCTGGGAGCGGTTTGTGGTCCCAATTCGATCGTCTCCAAGGGTTTTTTCTTGGCTTTCATGATGTTGGGCAAAGTGGGGTAGCGAGGTTGGTTCAACCCCAATTGGCAGGTGACCAACGCCGGAAGCCCCAAGGCTACCTCGGCCCGCAGTCCCCCGTCCAACTCCCGCTCCACTTGGATCCCCCCTTCGGTTTTGGCAAACCCAACCACACAACTGACCCCGTTGATCCCCAGCAGTTCGGACAGCAACAGCCCTACCTGACCCGAACCTCGGTCTTGGGATTGCATACCGGTAAAGATCAGGTCAAACCCTTGGTCCTTGACCGCCCCGGCAATGGCTTGGGCGACACTAAAAGAATCTCGGTCTTGGGCCTTGGGGTCGTTCAAGTGAATCGCCCGGTCCGCCCCCATGGCCAGCGCCTTTTTGAGCGCCTCGGCGGCCCTGGGGGGGCCTAGGGTCAGCACCACCAACTCGCTTTCGGGCAAGGATTCCTTGAGCCGGACCGCCTCCTCAATGGCATATTCGTCATATTCGTTGATCCGAAAGGACAAATCCGCTTCGTCAAACCAAGTGGCCCCAGCCGGGACCACAAAACGAGATTCCAGGTCGGCAACCTGTTTGATGCAAACTAAGATCTTCATTGGCCCTCGTTGGATTTGGGTTCAGGCAGGTGGGATGCCAAAAGTTCAAGCAGGTCCATGGCCTTGAGCGGTTCGCCCTCCAGCCCCTTGGTGGCATCTTCCATCATGGTCAGACAGAAGGGGCAGCTGCTGACCACCAGTTCCGCCCCGGTTTTTTGGGCCATGGTGGCCCGTTTGAGGTTGATCCTAGTGCCCAACTTTTCCTCCGCCAGGATGCGCCCCCCGCCGGCACCGCAACAAAAGCTCTCCAGGCCGTTTTTTTCCATCTCCTTGAACCCCACCCCAACCCCTTCGAGGAGGTTTCTGGGGGCTTCAAACAGATTGTTGTACCGGCCCAGGTAACAGGAATCATGGTAGGTGACCTTGACCCCGGAGCGGTTGAGCTTAAATTTGTAATGTTGCCACAGTTGGTCGAGCAACTGGTTGGCGTGCAGCACCTCGGCCTGGAAACCCAGATCCCGATAATCCTGGCCCAAGGTTTGGAAACAGTGAGGGCAAGCGGTGACGATCTTTTTGACCCCCTTGGACTCAAAGGTGGCGATGTTTTCCTTGGCCAGGGACTGGTAGAGGTATTCGTTGCCCATCTTGCGGGCCGGTTCGCCGCAGCACCGCTCTTCTTTGCCCAGAATAGCCAATTTGACCCCCGCCGCCTGGGCGAGCTTGACCAGCGCCTTGGCGACCTGCTGGTTCCTGGGGTCAAAGGAACCATAACAGCCGGTAAAATAAACATAGTCCGCCTCGGCGACCTCCACCAAAGGCAGCCCGGCCGCCCAGTCGCCGCGGGTAGCCTTGGCGAAGCCCAAGGGGTTGCCGTTGACCTCCAGGTCGTCCATGGCCTTGGCCACTTCCTCCCCAGGGAACTCTCCTTCCATCAACACCATCGCCCGGCGCATCCCCACGATCTTGGGGATGTGTTCGATCTCGGCAGGGCAAAATTCCATGCAGGCCCGACAGGTGGTACAGGCCCAGAGCGCTTCCTTGCCCACCGCTTCGGCCAGATTGCCGTTTTTCAGCTCAAAACAAACCTTGCCCAGATCTTCGATCACCTTCATCGGGCTCAGGGGCTTGTTGGTGTTAAAGGCCGGGCAGCGGTCCTGGCAACGGGCGCAGGAGGTACAGGCATCAGTGTCGTAGATGTCCTTGAACCGCAGGTCCTTGGGGGTTTGGTAACCAAAGGTCTCCTGGGTCTCGTCCTCCAGGTTCAAGGTCTCCAGGTGCCCTTTGGGTTGGTTTTCAAAAAAGAGGTAGTTGACCGGGGTCAAGACCAAGTGCTTGAGCCGAGAAAAGGGGATTAAGGCGATGAAGACCATCACCAAAACCATGTGGAAGCTCCAAAGCCCCAGATGCAGCGGCAACACCCACTCGGGGGGCAGCAACTGGAAGTACCGGGCCAGCACCAACCCCACCGGGCTGTACTGGGAAAGCGGATCGTTGACCCCCAATTCGGTCACCAACATCCTCAGGCCTTCTAAGAAAAATCCGGTCCCTAGGATCAGAAAGAGGTCCAGGTAAAACACCAGATCCAGAGGCTTTTGGATCATCCCCTGGGCCCCAAAAAAATACCGCCGGGAGAACATCCCGCCGAGCATCAAAACCGCCACCAGCCCCGAGAGGTCAAGCGCCAGGGAGTAGGCTTTGTAAAAATCGCCCTCCAAAAACATCCAACCCAAAAGAGGTTCGGTCAGGTCGGTTTGGATGAAAACCAACACCGTACCCAGGAACAGCACCCCAAAGGACCAAAAGAAGTAGTTGTGCAGCGGTCCGATGCCCGGCTCACGGGCGACCTTTTGTTGGAACAGCGCCTCGGAAAGAGCCCGGAAGATGCGCCCGCCCACTTGATCCAAAGGCCGCCTTTTTTGCCCCTGGGCATACACCTTGAGCCTGCGGACAAAGCCCCAGACCATCACCGCCAAACTCAAGACCGCCAACAGGTACATGACCCAAACCGCAAATTGCGGGATGTTCCAGTAGATCACACGGCTGTTTTCCATCATTCTTTTCCTGCGCCTCGCTGTGTATAGGTTGTTGCCGGTACCCTAGCGCTTTCCCCAGGCCTTGTCAGCCCTTGAAAAGCCCCTTGGCGATCACGATCTTTTGGATCTCGCTGGTCCCTTCATAAATCTCGGTGATCCGGGCATCCCGGTAGAGCCGCTCCACCTCGCATTCTGCGCTGTAGCCGTAGCCGCCGTGGATCTGGAGGCTTTGGTCGGCGCAAAAGTTGGCCGCCTCACTGGCCAGGAGTTTGGCCATCGCCGAGGCCTGGGCGCTAGGGTGGCCTCCGCCCTTGCTCCAGGCGGCCTTGTAGGTCATCAACCGGGCCGCTTCCAACCGGCTGGTCATCTCGGCCAGTTTAAACTGGATCCCTTGGAACTCCTGGAGCGCTTGGCCAAACTGCTTTCGGTCCCTGGCATAGTTCACCGCCAGGTCCAAAGCCGCTTGGCCGATCCCCAAGGCCTGGGCGGCAATGGAAATGCGCCCGCCGTTGAGGGTCTCCATGGCGATTTTAAACCCCTGGTCCGGCTGGCCCAAAAGCCGGTCCTTGGGCAGCTTGACCCCGTCCAGGGCAAAAGCACTGGTGTAAGAAGCCCGGATCCCCAGCTTCTCTTCGTTTTTGAGCAAACTCACCCCCGGCTCGGTCAGGTCAAGCACAAAGGCGGAAAGGCCGTGGTTGCCCAAGGTCTTGTCCCGGGTGGCAAACAAAACCCCGGTGCCCAGGTACCCGCCGTTGGTGATAAACTGCTTGGAGCCGTTGACCCAATAATGGTCCCCTCGGTCCTCGAACTTGGTGCCCAACGCCCCAACATCCGAACCGGCCCCCGCTTCGGTGAGCAGGAAACAGCCGATCTTTTCTCCGGCCAACAAGGGCCGTAAAAAACGCTCTTTTTGGGCGGCAGTACCAAAGTGATGGATCGGGTCACAACAAAGAGAACTGTGGGCGGCCAGCAGCACCCCCGTGCTGGCGCAGGCACGGCTCAATTCTTCCACCGCCAGGATGTAGCTCAGGTAGTCCAGCCCCGACCCGCCCCATTCTTCGCCGTAAGCTCCGCCCCACAGGCCCAGCTCGGTGAGCAGGGACAAGACCTTGGGGTCCAGCCGGTGGTTCCGGTCCGCCTCCTTGGCCCTGGGGGCAATCTCGGCCAACGCCATTTCCCGGACCGTTGCCTGGACCAACCGTTGGTCTTCGTTGAGCATAAAATCCATTTATCCCTCCGCCCGTTGCACCAAAACCGCCACTGATTCCCCACCGCCGATGCACAAGGCGGCCACGCCGTACTTGGCACCGGTCAGGACCAATTGTTCCACCAAGGTGATCACCAACCTCGCCCCGCTGGCCCCCACCGGGTGACCCAGGGCGACCGCCCCACCGTTGACGTTGAGCCGCCTCGGGTCCAACCCCAAGGCCCCAATGGCCATCAGGGGCACGGCGGCAAAGGCTTCGTTGATCTCAAAAAAATCCACTTCGGAAATCTTCACCTTGCCCCTTTCCAGGACCCGCTGGATCGCCGGGATCGGAGCCAGGGAGAAGTCTTGGGGCTTGAGGCTGACCGAGCTGTAGGCCAGAATCTTGGCCTTGGGCTTGAGCCCCCGGGCCCGGACCTCCGTCTCAGAAGCGAGCAGGCAGACCGCAGCGCCGTCGTTGAGGCTGGAGGCATTGGCGGCGGTGATGCTGCCGCTGGGGTCAAAGACGGGCCGTAGGTGGGGCAGTTTCTCGAAGTTTACCTTGCCCGGCTCTTCGTCCAAGGACAAGGTGACCGGGCCGGATTTGGCGGCCAAGGTAACGGGCAGGATCTCCTTGGCCAGTCTGCCGTTTTTCTGGGCTTCCAGGGCCAGTTGGTAACTTTTGATCGCATATCCGTCTTGGGCTTCCCGACTGATTTGGGCGGACTTGGTTTTTTCCTCGACCAGTTCCCCCATGGCCCGCCCCGAGGCCGGATCGGTCAGAGCGTCCCAAAAGAGCAGGTCCACCAATTTGGAATCTCCGGCTTTGAGCCCCTCTCTGGCACCCAAGATTGCGTGGGGAGCCCTACTCATCGACTCCATCCCGCCCGCCAAAACCAAGCCGGACTCCCCCAGACGGATCGCCCCCGCCCCCAGCATCAGGGCCATCAGCCCGGAGCCACAAACCTTGTTGATCGTCATCGCCGAAACCGACTCGTCCAGACCGGCCCGCAAGGTCGCCTGCCTCGCCGGGGCTTGGCCCGAACCGGCTTGGATCACTTGGCCCAAGATCACCTGGTCCACCGAATTGGCCCGGAGCCCCTGGCGGGAGACCAGCTCCGCCAAGAGCGGTGCGGCCAATTCAGGAGCGCTTTGGCTCTTGAGGCCCCCGTTGAAAGCTCCAAAGGGGGTGCGCAGTCCATCAACATAATAAACCATGGTTTTTGCCTTTCCTTCAGGTTGTCGCCGCTTACCGCCGCCCCTTTGTGCCCGGAACCCTTGCGGCTGGCCCTTTTCACCGGGCCAGATTCCCGGAATCCGTGAGAGACCCAGCCATACCCAGCCTACCCTGCTTGGGGTCCGGTTTCAAGTTTTCTTGGACCGCTTGGCCTCTTTGGGGCTTGTCGCTAAGTTTACGTTAAGGTAAACCATTTAAAAAGAGGCTGTAAAGACCGTAAAAAACAAAGCCAAGGTTTTTGACAGTTTCTTTTGTTTAGGTATATACCTACCCAGAACGTCAAGACTCCCAGACCGGAATGATGAACCCACCCAAGCTAGAAATGGTGCAGATCGGCGACTTGGCCAAACAGCTGGGCATCACCACCCGCACCATCCGCTACTACGAAGAGATCGGCCTGATGCCCTCCCCGGAGCGGCTGGGCTCGGGGGTGCGCTGTTACGGCAAGGAAGGGGTGCTGCGACTCAAATTCATTTTAAAACTCAAGGAACTGGGGATCACCTTGGCGGAGATGCAGGAGCTTTCGGACCTGTACCGGTCCACCCAAGCCCAAACCGTAGTCATGCCCAGGCTGGTGGAAATCTTGGACGGCCATATCGCCAAGATCGACCAAAAGATCTCCCGTATCTCCCTGTTGCGCCAAGAACTGGCCAACTACCGCAAAAAAATCGCCGAACTGCCCAACCCCAAAAACCAACCATGAAACAAGTCTTCCACAGCTCCATCGAGATCCGCTTTGCCGACCTGGATGCCTACGGCCACGTGAACAACGCAGTGTACTTCACCTACTTGGAGTCCGCCCGGACCAAGGCCTTCTCGGCTAAGTTCATCGACTTTATGAACGCCGGGCTTTTTTTTGTGGTTGCCCGTGCGGAGTGTGACTACAAGAAGCCGATCCTCTTGGAAGACGAAACGGTGGAGATTGATTTTACCATTCAAAGCCTGGGCCGAACCAGCTTTGAAGTAGTCTATGACCTCAAAGGCAAACAAGGCCAGTTGTTTGCCAAGGCCAAGACGGTGATGGTGGCCTTGGATGCCAAGAAGGGCGGGCCGGTAGCCATTCCCGAAAGTATCCGGGTCGGCCTTTTGGGGGAGTAGGACCGCCGTAAAGCCGACTGGAGGTTTTGATTTTTCGTTGACTTAAACGTAAAGCTCGGTAAAATAGCCTCAAAGTACCAACTTCAACACACCTCACCTAAGGAGTGGTTTATGTCGCAGATCCAACGGGTAGCGGTCCTGGGGGCCGGGGTTATGGGGGCGACCATCGCCGCCCACTTGGCCAATGCGGGGCTTTCGGTCCTGCTTTTGGACATGCCACCCAAAGAAGGAAGCAACAAAAACGAAGTGGCGACCAAGGCCTTGGCGCAGTTGGCCAAATCCAAGCCTGCAGCTCTTTACCTCCAAAGCAACGTCAACCGCGTCACCGCCGGGAACTTTGAAGACGACCTGGGCCAGCTCCAGAGCTGTGACTGGGTGGTGGAGGTGATCATCGAAAATCTGGAGATCAAACGGGCCTTCTACCGGGACAAGGTGGTTCCCTACCTGGGGGCCCACACCATTTTGTCTTCCAACTCCAGCGGCTTAAGCGTCCAGAAAATGGCCGAGGTGCTGCCCCTGGAGGTGCAACAGCGGTTTCTGCTGACCCACTTTTTTAACCCTCCCCGGTACATGCGGCTGATGGAGCTAGCCCCTTGCGCCGCCACCAAGCCCGAAGTGATGGCGACCATGGCCGAATTTCTGGGGGCCAAGCTGGGCAAGGGGATCGTTTACGCCAAGGACACCCCCAACTTTGTAGCCAACCGGATCGGGGTCTTTTCGATCTTTAACGCCATGCTCCATATGACTAGGCTGGGGCTGACCATCGAAGAGGTGGACTCTATTGCCGGTCCCGCCACCGGCAGGCCCAAATCGGCAGCCTTTCGGACTTCCGACTTGGTAGGCCTGGACACCTTGGTCCATGTCGGCAACAACAGCTACCAAAACCTGCCCCAAGACGAACAGCGGGAAACCTTCAAGATCCCCGACTTCCTGGCTGCTCTGGTTGCCCAAGGCCAACTGGGGGACAAGACAGGAGCGGGGTTCTACAAAAAAGGCAAAGGCCCCAACGGGGAAAAGATCATCTTTTATTGGGACACCCAAGAAAAAACCTACAAACCCCAAACCAAGCCCAAGTTCGCCAGCATCGGGGCCAACAAGATGCTTGACGGAGCAGGGGAGAAAATCAAGGCCCTGGTGATGGGCCAAGACCAAGCCGCCCAGTTTGCCTGGGCCAACCTGCGGGACACCTTGATCTACAGCTTCAACCGGCTGGGCGAGATTGCCGACGACATCGTCAACATCGACAACGCCATGCGCTGGGGCTTCAACTGGGAGTTGGGTCCCTTTGAGATGTTAGACGCTATTGGGGTCAAAGAATTCACCCAAAAGGCCCGGCAAGAAGGGGTGAATGTCCCCGAAGGGCTCGGCTCGGTGGAGCGGTTTTACCGGTACGAAGGTGCAACCAAACAATTTTGGGATGTACAGTCCAAAAGCTACCAGCCGGTACCCCTCAAACCCGGCCAAATCGAACTTTTTGCCCTCAAAAAAGGGGGCAAGGAAGCGCTGGGCAACAGTAGCGCTTCGTTGATCGACCTGGGGGACGGAGTGTTTAACCTGGAATTCCACTCCAAGATGAACACCATCGGCGGAGACATCCTGGGCTTTACCCTCAAAGCGGTGGACTATGTAGCCCAAAATGGGTTGGGTATGGTGATCACCAACCAGGGGGCCAACTTCTCGGTGGGGGCGAATCTGGCCCTCTTGACCGCCGGGATCGCCGAAGGGGAGTGGGACGACATCAACCTGATGATCCGGTCCTTCCAAAAGGCGACCAACGCCCTCAAATACAGCCCCTTCCCTACCGTAGCGGCTCCCTTTCACCTCGCCTTGGGCGGCGGCTGCGAATACAGCCTTCATGCCGATGCCATCAACGCCTACTCCGAGACCTACATGGGCTTGGTTGAAGTTGGGGTGGGGCTTTTGCCCGCCGGAGGTGGCACCAAGGAAATGTGCATCCGGGCGGTAGAGTTGGGTGAACAGTTTGAGACCGATCCCAGCCCTTTCCTGTTCAAATACTTCCGGCAAATCGCTATGGCCGGAGTTTCCACCAGCGCCGAGGACCTTTTTGGCATGGGCTACATGCGCCCTGGGGACCAGGTAACCATGGACCTGGACCGGTTGGTCTTTGATGCCAAGCAAAAGGTCTTGGCCCTGGCGGCCAACTACCGGCCCAAGACCAAACGAATCAACATCCCGGCCCCTGGAAGGTCCGTAGCCGCCACCCTCAAGTCCCAAGTCTGGAACCTGATCCAAGGGGGCTATGCCAGCGAACATGACGGCCTGATCAGCAATCTGGTGGCCGACGTAATCTGCGGCGGCGACGTGCCCCCCGGCACCTTGGTCAGCGAGGATTACCTCTTGGAGTTGGAACGGGAAGCCTTTTTGAAGCTCTGTGGCACCAAAAAAACCTTTGAGCGGATCTCGTTTACCCTAAAAACCGGCAAACCACTTCGCAACTAAAAGGAGAGAGATGAGAACCGCCTATCTAGTCGCCGCCAAAAGGACCGCTGGCTGCAAGGCCAAAAAAGGAAAATTCCGGGATGTAAGGCCCGATGAACTGGCCGCCAAGGTGATCCAAGACTTGGTTTTGAGTTCGGGGATCGACCCCAGCCAGATTGAAGATGTGATTTTGGGTTGTGCCTTCCCCGAAGGGGAACAGGGCATGAACATCGGCAGGATCGCCGCCATGAAGGCCGGGCTGCCCCAGTCGGTGCCGGGTATGACGGTCAACCGGTTTTGCTCCAGCGGCCTGCAATCCATTGCCCTGGCGGTGAACCAGATCCTGGCCCACAACGGCGACGCACTGATTGCAGGCGGGGTTGAGTCCATGAGTCTGGTGCCCATGGGCGGCAACAAGTACAGCGCCAACCCCAATCTGGTCAAGGAATGGCCGGAATCATACGCCAACATGGGGATCACCGCCGAGTTGGTCGCCAAGAAGTACAACATTTCTAGGGAAGCCCAAGACCAGTTTGCGGTCTCCAGCCACCAAAAGGCCGCCCAGGCTGTGGCCCAAGGCCACTTCAAGGCCGAGATCACCGGGGTGGAGGTCGAAAGGGCCGAGCTCAAGGGAATCAAGGTACAAAAAAGCCTTGAAACTGTGGACCAGGATGACGGCATCCGAGCGGACACCACCTTGGAAGCGCTGTCTAAGCTCAAGCCCGCCTTTGCGTTGGAGGGAACCGTCACTGCGGGCAACAGCAGCCAAACCACCGATGGTGCCGCCGGGGTGATTGTGGTCAGCGAAGACTTCCTCAAGACCCACAATCTCACCCCCATCGCCCGGTTTGTATCCTTTGGGGTCACCGGCTGCGCCCCCGAGATCATGGGGATTGGCCCGATCCATGCGGTTCCTTTGGCGCTCAAAAAAGCGGGATTGTCGCTCAACGACATTTCGGTGTTTGAACTGAACGAGGCCTTTGCCGCCCAAAGTCTTGCCGTTTTAGGCCAGCTGGGTATCGACCCGACCAAGGTCAACCCCAACGGCGGAGCCATTGCCCTGGGGCACCCCTTGGGTTGCACCGGTTCCAAACTGACCGCCACCTTGCTGCACGAACTGGCCCGGAGAAAGGCCAAGTACGGCATGGTGACCATGTGTATCGGCGGCGGTATGGGCGCAGCCGGAATCTTTGAAAACCTCTTGGTTTAGGAGCCTTATGGAAACCAAACTCTTGGCCGGTGCCGAGTACCTCATCCGTTCTTCCGACCCGGACTCGGTCTTTGTACCTGAGGACTTTACGGACGAACACAAACAGATCCGGGACACCACTTACGACTTTGTGGTCGCAGAAGTTTTCCCCCAATTGGAGGCCATAGACCACCAGGACTTTGGCAAGGTCAAGGAACTCCTGGCCAAGGCCGGAGAGTTGGGACTTTTGATGACCGACACCCCCGAGGAATACGGCGGATTGGACCTGGACAAGGTAACCAGCATGGTGATCGCCGAGAATATCGCCCGGACCGGCTCCTTTTCGGTCTCCTTTACCGCCCACACCGGGATCGGCACCTTGCCGCTGGTTTATTACGGCACTGCGGCGCAAAAAGAAAAGTACCTGGGAAAACTCATCACCGGGGAATGGGTTGCCGCCTACTGTCTGACCGAGCCGGGCTCGGGGTCCGATGCCCTGGACGTGGCTTCCACCGCCACCCTGGAAGGGGACCACTATGTGCTCAACGGAACCAAGCAGTTCATCACCAACGGCGGGATTGCGGATTTTTTTACCGTCTTCGTCAAAATCGACAAGGAACAGTTCACCGCCTTCTTGGTGGAACGGACCTTTCCCGGCGTGACCATCGGGCCGGAAGAAAAGAAACTGGGCATCAAGGGCAGCAGCACCACCCAGGTGATCCTCGACAACGTCAAGGTGCCCAAGGACAACCTCTTGGGCCAGATCGGCAAGGGCCACAAGATTGCCTTTAACATCCTCAACATTGGCCGGATGAAGCTTGGGGCTTGCGTCAACGGTGCGGCCAAACAAGCGATTTTACCGGCCATCGAATACGCCAAGGAACGCAAACAGTTTGGTCACCCGATTGCTCATTTTGGAGCGATCCAGCAAAAGTTTGCCGATTCCATGGCCGAGCTTTATGCTTCCGAATCCTTGGTTTACCGGCTGGCCGGGAACCTGGACCAGTGTTTCGCCGGGTTGGACAAAAAGTCGCCAGACCACTACGCCCAACAAGAGGCGATGTTGGCCGACTACAGCGCCGAATGTGCCATTGCCAAGGTCTATTGTAGCGAGATGTTGCAGCGGTTGGTGGACGAAGTGTTGCAGATCCACGGCGGCTACGGCTTCTTGCAGGAATATCCGGCCGAGCGGTTTTACCGGGACGAGCGGATCAACCGGATCTATGAGGGCACCAACGAAATCAACCGGCTTTTGGTCCCCGGCACCATCCTCAAAAAGGCGCTCAAAGGCCAACTGCCGCTCCAAAAGAAGGCCTTGGCCGCCTTTGAAGCCTTGATGAGCCCCAGCCTGGAATCCCCCGACCCGGCCGACCCCTTTGGGCCGGAAAAGCAGGCGGTGGAAAATGCCAAACAAATCTTCTTGATCTTGGCTGGAGCAGCGGTGCAAAAGCTGATGGACCGGTTGCAAAACGAGCAGGAGATCCTGCTTTGCGCTGCCGATGTGGCCATTGAGCTTTATGCCATGGAATCGGCGGTGCTGCGGGCCGCCAAGGTTTACCCCAAGGCTTCGGCAGCCAAAAAGGCCTTGTACAAAGCCTTGGCTCAGGTAGTGGTGTTCTCTTCTCTTGAAAAGCTGGGCACCGCTGCCAAACAGGGGGCCTTTTACATTGAAGAGGGAGACACCCTCAACTTGATCTTGGGTGGGATAAGGCGGTACACCAAGTACGATGCTTCCGGGCTTTTGGCCGCCAAACGGTTGATTGCCAAGGAAACCTTGGAACAAGGCAAGTACCCTCTTTGAGGTTCGGACCGGCCCAAAAGCTCCCTTTTGGGGGGTTGCCTTTTGGGCCGGACTGGGGTCAACTGAGGGGGACTCAATCCCTCTAAAGCCCCATGCCCTACCGCTTCAGTCCGATCTTCGCCCTCGCCTTGTTCCTGGTCCTTTTGGGGCTAGGGGTTGGGGGCTATGTTTGGCTGGAAGACTATTCCTTCGCCGATGCGCTCTACATGGTGGTCATCACCGTGGCGACCATCGGTTACGGGGAGCCCAAAGCCCTGAGCGCAACAGGCCGGATGTTTACCATCGGGTACATCCTGGTCAGCTTCATCTCTTTGGGTGTGATTGGCCGCAAGCTGATGGAATCGGCATTGGAGGGTTTTTTTAGCGGCACCCGAAAAAATCAAAAGATGCGAAAAAAAATCGATGAACTCCAAGGCCATTACATCCTTTGCGGCTTTGGCCAAGTTGGGCGAGCGGTAGCCGAAGACCTGCTCAAGGAGAAGGTGGAGTTCGTGGTGGTCAACCAGGACGAACATGGGTTTGAACAAGAACCCTTTAATGTCTGCCTGCACTTGACCGGCGATGCCACCCAAGAACATGTACTGCTTGATGCCGGGATCAAACGGGCCAAGGGATTGATAACCATGATCAATTCCGACCCGACCAACCTCTACATCGTCTTGACCAGCCGGGAACTCAACCCGGTGCTGCACATCGTCTCTCGGGCGGAAGACCAACATTCGATCAAACGGATCAAACAAGGCGGTGCCGACCAAGTGATCAGCACCTACCTTTCGGTGGGCCAGAGGATTGTGGACGTGGTGCTGATGCACAGCGGCAAGGCAAGCTCCAAGGCCTTTGAACGCAGAAAGCCCCTGGCCCCGCAGTGGATCGAAGTCCACGAAGGTTCGGCGATGATCGGCCAAGACCTGGAATCCCTGACCAAACAAATGGGAAAGGAGATATTGGGCCTGAGGCAAGCCCACAAGGACTGGATCCAACCTCCCGGCAACCTTTGTCTGGCACCGGGGGATGCCTTTTTGGTCATGGAGGAGCCGGGTTCCCCCGGTCAGCCCAAACCCGAGACCGGAGGAGCCCCCAAAAAGGTGGTTCTGGTGGACGACAACTTGGTGATCCTGAGGCTATACACTAGGCTCTTCCAAAAGGCGGGCTTTTTGCCCCTGACCGCCCAGGACGGCGAGGAAGGCTTGGCTTTGATCCAACAGGAGTTGCCCGAGATTGCGGTGATCGACTACCAGTTGCCCAAGCTTTCGGGCATCGAGATCTGCCGCCAGTTGCGATTAGACCCAAGGTTTCAGCACACCAAGCTGGTGCTCTTTACCGGCGACGACAACCCTGAAACTCGGGCCAGCGCTCTGTCCGCCGGTGCGGACGAGGTAATCCCCAAAACCCCCGATGCCTTTGCGATCATCAAAAAGGTCATTGAACTGCACGGCCCCCAGTCCGCATAACCCACCCTCTCTTTGGGAGGTTTTTTGGCCCCGACCTATCAGGTTAAAATCCACAAGATCCCCACGCCCTACCTAGTGGGGCCGGTGGATATCTTTGAGCTTTGGGGAGCAGGCAAGCACCTCTTGGTGGACACCGGCCCTCCGACCAAAGAAGCTAGAGACTATTTGTCTTCCCAGATCGACTTGGCCAGCCTCGACTACCTCTTGCTGACCCACTGCCACCCGGACCACTACGGCCAAGCCCAGTTTATTGTTGAGCAATCCAAGGCTGAAGTGCTGATGGTCAAGCTGGACCACGAGCTGTACCGGCTGTTTGACCAACGGATGGAGTTTTTGGGCCAAGAATTTAAGGCCATGGGCTTCCCGCTCCCTTGGCTTTTGCTCTTTGAGGCCACCATGCCCCGGTTCCAGGGCACCATCCCTTTCCCCAAACGGGCGGGCTTGTTGGAGGAAAACGGCGACCTGCTGGCCCGGTTGGGCATCTCCTACTTCCTCGCCCCTGGCCACAGCCAGTCCGACGTAATCTATTTGTTCGACCAAAAGGCTATCACCGGGGACGTACTTTTGCGTAATATCTTCTCCGCCCCTTTACTGGACATGGATTTATCCCTGGGCCAGGGCCGGTTTTCCAACTACCGGGCCTACTGCAATACGGTCGGCAAACTGGAAGTCCTCAAAGGCCGTCAGGTCCTGCCCAGTCACAATGACTGGATCGAAGGGGTGGAGGAGCAAATTCTGTTTTATTGCCACAAGATCCTGCACCGAGCCCGGAAGCTTGAGCCGCTGCTCGAACAGGGCCTGGATCTGCACCAATGCCTCAAATCCCTCTTCCCCGGTCTGATCAGCGCTCCCTTCAAGCTTTACATCAAAGCCGGGGAGTTGTGCTTTCTCAAGGACTACCTGGAAGACCCCCAAAGACTCCATGAACCTCTGGCCCAACTGGGGCTCTTGGAGGCTTTGGGAATCAACGGCTAGAATGGCCCTGTAAAAGCTTAGATGCGCTTCCAACAACAAAAATTTCCGCTTTTTTCTCCCCTGGGATTTCTGACCGACCTATTATCGCCCCCAGTCTAGGGATTTTCCCCAAATCCCTTAGTCTCAAAAGAGTCGGGGACCAACACCTGTGCCTTGCCAAGCAGCAGGACCGCAATCGGAGTTTGTTTTGATTCTTTGGTAGCCTGGAAAAACAGAAAAAAACGACCTGCCTGCCCAGAAAGCCGCCTTGGACCTTGCAGGCAAGGGTTTTTCTAGAGTCGGTAAAACTCCAGGATTTTTTTTGCCATTTCCAGCGCTGCGTCCCCGGAGTACAGGGACTTGGCGGCCTGTTCCATAGACAACCGGCGCTGCTGGTCTTGGACCAGGGTCAGGATCTCTTGGGCTAGTTTGGGGCCGGTCAGTTCGGATTGTTCGATCATCACCGCCGCCCCGGCTGCCACCAAGGCCTGGGCATTTTTTTTCTGGTGGTCCCCCGAGCTGTTGGGAAAGGGCACCAGGATCGAAGCCCGGCCCATGGCACAAAGCTCGGCGACCATCGAACCGGCCCGGCCCACCACCAGATCGGCCCTTTGGTACCAACCGGCCATGTCGGTGACAAAAGGCAACAGTTCCGCCTGGGTCACCCCTGCCACTTGGTAGGCCTGTTTTATCTCCTCAAAGTCTGCCTTTCCGGTCTGGTGAAGAACCCTCAACCCCGCATCCTTGAGCAGTGGCAAGGCCTCAACCATCGCCCGGTTGACGGCCCTCGCCCCTTGGCTACCGCCGACCAAAGCCAGGGTAAAGGGCGTTTCCGAACGCTGAAAAGGGGTAGCTGCAGCCTGGAGGATTTCTTGGCGAATCGGGTTGCCCACCACCACCGGGTTCTTGAACAACCCTTCCAAACCGGCGAAGGGGACAAAAGACAAAGGAACTCGGCGGCCCAATACCCGGTTGGTCATGCCCGGGTAGGCATTTTGTTCTTGGATCACCGTCCTAAAGCCCAAGGCCAGAGCCGCCAAGAGCATCGGACCCGAAGCGTAGCCGCCCACCCCAATCACCACCTGGGGCCGGAAGGACCAGAGGATCCCCACCGCTTGGCCCAGGGCCACCGGCAGACGGAGCAGGCCCAACAATTTTTTGACCGGCCCCACCTGATAAAGCCCGGAGACCGAAAGTTTGTAAAGCCGCCAACCGGCCGCAGGGACAGCCTTGGCCTCAATGCCCCGGTCGGTGCCGACAAACCGCACCTCCACCTCCCGCAGACTTTGGAGCGCCTGGGCGACCGCCATTCCCGGAAACAGGTGCCCCCCGGTGCCGCCACCGGCGATCAGAACCCGCAGCTCACTCATCGACCGGCAAGGTTTTGGCGATGTTGATCAAAATGCCGACCATAAACATCCCAAAGATCAGGCTGGTCCCGCCGTAAGAAACAAAGGGCAGCGGGATGCCCTTGGTCGGCAGCAGCCCCACCACCACCCCCATGTTGAGGATCGACTGGAGAGAGATCAAGGTAGTGATACCCACCGCCAGGATGCGGCCAAAATCGTTGTTGCATTCCTGGCCCACCTGGAAACCCTTGAAGGTAAAAATCACCACCAAGGTCACCACGAACAACACTCCCAAAAAGCCGGTCTCTTCGGCCAAGATGGAGAAGATAAAGTCGGTGTGTGCTTCGGGCAGGAAAAACAGTTTTTGGGTGCTGTTGCCCAGGTCTTTGCCAAAAATTCCCCCTCGTCCAAAGGCGATGAAGGATTGGATCAACTGGAAGCCAGTGTCGAGCGGGTCGGACCAGGGGTCCAAAAACCCGGTCACCCGCCGGAGCCGATAACTTTTGGAAAAAATCAGCATCACCCCCAATGCCCCTAAGCCGCTCAAGCTAAGCAGCATGTGGCTGGGCCGCAGCCCGGCCACAAAGATCATGGTAAAGAGGGTCAGGCTGATCAAAACCGCCGTCCCAAAGTCCGGTTGCAGGATCAAAAGGAAAAAGAAAAACCCCATCACCAACAAGGCCGGGAACAACCCCCTGGAAAACTGGCGGATCTCGTCCTTTTTGCGGCTCAAAAAGCTGGCCATCCACAAGATCAGGGCCAGCTTCACAAATTCCGAGGGCTGGAAGCCGATCCCGCCGATCCGAATCCACCTCCTGGCGTTGCCCACCGAAGTCCCGATGCCGGGGATCAATACCGCCAGCATCATCACAAAGGCCGCCAGGACCAGGATCGGATAAAGAGGTTGGTACTTCTGGTAGGGAACCCGAATGGCCACAAACAAAAGCGCCGAGCCCAGGCCCAGGTTAAATACCTGACGACTCAAAAAATGGTAGGGGCTGCCGTAGATCTTTTCGGCGTAAATGGCGCTGGAAGAATAGATCATCAACAGCCCAACCCCGATCAGGGCGATCAGGCAAAAAAGGATCACCGCTTCGGGGTGGGACCTTTTGTGGATGGGCTTCTTGTGACGGGAACCGGCTAGACGCATGGTATCAGCCTTCCAGCTCTTCCTTGATGATTTTTTGCATCATTTCGGGGAGCAGTTCGTCCAGAGTTTGGGTGATGGTGGACTGAACCATTTCTTCAATCATGGTACTCAATTGTTTTTGGAAGGTCGGGCTCACTTCCAGCACCAACTCCCGTTCGTTGTCCACCCTTGCCGCCAGAGGGGCCGACTCCGGCTCTTCCTCTTCCCCATAGCCGTTGTCGGTTGGCTCAAAGTCCAGGGGCAAAGCTGCTTCGGCCTCCTCTATTTCCTCAAAAACCTCTTCTCCAGCCTCTTTTTCTCCGGTGACTTCCTCTGCCGCCATTTCTTTGCTGGCCCCATCGGCACCAAAGACGATGGTCTCATCCAGTTCCCCTTCAAAGTCACCGTTTTTGTGGATGAACTGGACCGCCTCCAACTCCGGGCTGCCCTCCAGGGCCGAATCCATCTCCAGCACCGGTTCTTGGGCTTCTTCCTGCTCCAGTTCCTCGGCCAGAGCATCACCGCCGCTCAGTTCCCGGTCCTCTGAGTCCTCGGAAAAAGAATCCTCGAAGGCCGGTTCTTGCGGCTCTTCTTCCATCAAGTCGGGGTCAAAACCGGCGACCTCTTCTTCCTCACTGGTCTCGGCAAAGGCCGGTTCTTCCAGGTCCTCAAAGGCGGATTCCCCGTCCAGGTCCGGTCCGCCGTTGAAGTCTTCGTCCAGGGAAGGCTCTTCTTCCATCAGGTCGGGGTCAAATCCGGCGACCTCTTCTTCCTCACTGGTCTCAGCAAAGGCGGGTTCTTCCAGGTCCTCAAAGGCGGATTCCCCATCCAGGTCCGGTTCACCGTTGAAGTCTTCGTCCAAGGAAGGCTCTTCTTCCATCAGGTCGGGGTCAAACCCGGCGACCTCTTCTTCCTCACTGGTCTCGGCAAAGGCCGGTTCTTCCAGGCCCTCAAAGGCGGATTCCCCATCCAGGTCCGGTTCGCCGTTGAAGTCTTCGTCCAAGGAAGGCTCTTCCTCCATCAGGTAGGGGTCAAATCCGGCGACCTCTTCTTCCTCACTGGTTTCGGCAAAGGCTGGTTCCTCCAGGTCCTCAAAGGCAGATTCCCCGTCCAGATCCGGTTCACCGTTGAAGTCTTCATCCAAGGAAGGCTCTTCTTCCATCAGGTCGGGGTCAAACCCGGCGACCTCTTCTTCCTCGCTGGTTTCGGCAAAGGCTGGTTCTTCCAGGTCAGGCTCGTCTGCTACAGCCCCAGCATCGCCCTGGGCTTCGGCCGAATCAAAAGGGACGCTCTGCTCTGCCTCCTCTTCGATGGCGGAGCCGCCGAAGACCGGCGCTTCTACGTCCTCGATTCTAAAGTCTTGCATGCTGAAGACTTCGGGGGACACCTCAAAGGTCACCTCGCCAAATTGGTCAAACTCTTGGTAGTCCTCGTCTCCGGCCTCCCCTTGGTCCTTGGTGGAGACGGTTTGGTAACCGACCTCGTTGGCACCCAGCGGCCCGTCCAGGTCCGGTTCCCCAGCCTCCAGGCCGATCCCCAGGTCATCACCAAAAGGCTCCAGCCCCGGTTCCGATTCATCCGATTCGTCCGCAACTTCCGATTCTTCTTCCGAATCCTCCTCCGTCTGGCCAAGGTCCTCACCGGTCAGGCCGGAGAGGTCGTATTTGGCCTTGGTGACCTGTCGCAGGTTGATCATCTGTTGCAGGCTGGCGGCTGCGGAACTGGCATCTTCGCCCAGGAAGTCGTCGAAGTTCAGTTCTTCATCCACGGAGGATTGATCTTCGGTCAGCTCTACCGGTTGCTCGTCGATCCCTTCCTCATAAGAATAGTCTTCCTCTTCGGAGTTTTCGCCCAACGGGGGGAACACCTCGAACTCCACTTCTATCGAAGCCGGTTCTTCAATCTCCAGGGTTTCGCTGTCTTCGGGGCCTTCGACCTCATTGGCGGTCAGGGAGAATTCTTGGCCGTCTTCTACCGACAGGTCCTGCTCCAGGTCGGACTCAAAGGGCAGGGAGGATTCCTCACCTTCCTCAACCGATTCGGGGAAGTCCCCCAAGCTTTCGATGTCTTCAAAGTCAACCAACCCCGGCTGGTCCAGGTCCGCTTCAGAGACTTCCTGCCGGGGGCCTTGGTCTTCAAAGCCGTCCTCTTCTGCGCCAAAGTCCGGTCCCCCGTCGTCCTCAACCGAGTCTTCCTCCAGGCCCGGTTCCTCCTCCAGTTCCCCAAAAGTAGCCCCATCCAGCTCCAGGGACTCGTCTTCTTCCAGGGGTTCAGTCCCAAAAGAGTCAAATTCCTCGGCCACTTCTTCCAGCTCGTCTCCGGAAAAAGAATCGTCCAGTTCGGCATATTCAGCCGTTTCTTCTTCTGCCAAGTCCGGTTCGGCAAAACCTTCATCCGATTCCAGCTCTTCGGGCATCGAAATGGAAAGGGCGCTGAAGTTCGAGGGGTCCTCGGAATCCTCAAAGTCGTCCAAGTCACCGGCGGTTAGGTCCTCGTCCTCGCCCAGCTCCAAGGGCTCTTCCAGTTCATAGGAGTCTTCCGCATCCAATTGGTATTCCCCTTCCCCTTCCAAGTCAGGTTCCAATTCCGAGTCTTCTTCCAGGTCCGAATCTTCCCCAAAAGAACCGACATTGATCGGGGAGTAGGCACCCTCGTCAAAGCGGTCCAGGTCGTTGATCTCTTCGGGTAGCCGTTCCCGTTGTTCCTCTTCGTCATGGGCCAGACAAGCAAGATGGGTCAGGCCGGGCCTACCGGGCTGGGGACGGTTGTGGATCCCGGTGGTAAAATTGTTGTTGCGCCGCACCTCCAGCTTGAGGACCTTCAAGGTACGGCTCGAATCGGTTGGTTCGGCCTCCAGGGCTGGGTCTCCAAATTCGAGGATTTCGTTTTCCTCCAGCTCCAGACCCTCTTCGTCTTCCAAAGGTTCCGGGGTGTCCTCAAAACCTTCCGATCCCAGGTCAAAGGACTCTTCTTCCCCTTCTTCCAAGGCGGACTCATCCAGTTCAAACAGCTGCAATTCCTCGTCTTCCGGGGCTTCCGCTAGCCCTTTGGAACCGCCGAAACTACGTGGGGGTTCGCCGGGGGAAGACTTCTGGGCAAAGTCGGTTCCAAACCCGGTTTGGACCTCATCCATGGAGGAACCCAGACCTTCGGCTTCGTTCAATTCTTCTAGGTCAAGCTCGACATCTTCATTCTCGTCTTCGGCCCAAGCCACAGTTTGGGGCCGCTGCTCGTCCAGTTCCGCCGGTTCTTCGGTCCAAGCCAATTCGTCGGGTTCCTGGGGGGCAGACGCTCGCCCGGCGTTTTTGGGGACCTCTTCGGGCTCGACCGGTCTGGCAACGTTCCAGTGCTGGGTCGGATCGATTTCCTCTTCCAACGCCGCCATGTCCACCTTTTCCAGACCACCGGGATGGGAGAACTGGTTTTGCCGTTTTTGTTGGCCCGAGAGCAGTTCGATCAGTTCATCGTCCACCACCTGCAAACCATCCAGCTCATCCCTTCCGCCCTGTCCGGCGGCTTCGGCCAAAAGATCCTTGATTTGTTGGCTTAAGGTGTCGAACTCAAAGGGTTTGCGCACAAACCCGGCCGCACCCAGCTTGACCAATTTGGCTTCGTCCAGCCGGTCACGGGCCGAGGTGAGCAGCAAGACCGGGACTTTGGAGAGTCCGGGGGTTTGTTTGAGGGTCTTGAGGGTGCCGTAGTCCTTGGCCTCGTCCTGATTTGAAAGCAGGATCAGGTCGGGTTTGGCCGCTTTGGCGGAGCCAAGGAATTTGGCAGGGTCGGACTCAAGGAGGAAGAGCCATCCCGGGTTGAGGGAAAAGGCGGGGGAGGACAAAAGCTCCCGCACCATCATGCTGTTCTCCAGGACGAGAATCTTCCTGTCCATCCAAGGCCTCGAAGGAATTAGGGTGCTACTTGGGGCATTATAGGACATGGTTCCAAAAAATCAACCTTAGTTTCTGAAAGATTTGCCCGTCCTTAGGGCCTTTGCAGGTCAGACTCTCGGGGCTTGAAGGAATCTCGGGGTTGTGAAAAACTGGCCCAAAAAGCGGAGGCACCATGGAACGGATCGAACCCTGGTTGGAGAGCGTACGTTGGGCGGTGGGACTCGGGGTTATGGGAGTGGTGCTGGTTTTTGTGCTGGTCCCCTTGGCCAAAGCCCTTGGACAAGGCTTGCCCCCAGACGACCAGGCCTCCAGACCCCTCAAACCGCCCCCGGACCCGATGCCCGCCAAAGACTCGCCCCCAAGCCCTCCAGAGGCCAAAAAAATCGTGGAACTGGCCAAACAAGACCCCCTCAAAACCGCCCAACTGGTCCGCAACTGGCTCAAGGAAAAATAACCGTCCCTGGCATCACCCTCCCTCAACCAAAGATCCGTCCCAAGGCAAACGGGGCGGGCAAGCGGAAAAACAAGCCTGGATTGGGGACCCATGAGTCTCAAAGGCTGGCTCTACGTTGGGAATGAAAGTCGCCCTTTTGGAATGGAATATGCTTGATACTATTGCAAGAACCCCGGATTTCCCTGGAAAAAGAAAAAAGCTAGGAATTCAATCGGGAACAAGGGAGCGATTGGGCCTCTCCAAAAAAAGCTGGAGACCCCGCCAAAGGAGGGCAACATGGATGCCATTGAAATCAAAAGAACAATCCGGCAGATTTTGAACTACTCCACCTTTACCGATGTGGAACACCACTTGGTGGTCGCCGGGTTGGGAGTCTTTCACATCAATGAGACCAAAAAGGACGCAGACTTGGCCGTAGATGTCTGGTTGCAGACCGACCAGGGAAAACGGATCTGGTTGACTTTCGACAATTTGGAAATGGCTCTAGGCGACCTGATTCACTAAAGCCCCAGGTCGCCCAAAGCAGAAACAACGACTTACAGCAGCGCCAGCAAAACCCCGGCGGCCACCGCAGACCCGATCACGCCCGAGACGTTTGGCCCCATGGCGTGCATCAACAAGAAGTTCTGGCTGTCATACTCCAACCCCACCTTGTTGACCACCCTGGCTGCCATCGGCACCGCCGATACCCCGGCCGCCCCGATCAGGGGGTTGATCTTATCTTTGCTGAAGACGTTCATCAGCTTGGCCATCAACACCCCACCGGCAGTACCGATCCCGAAGGCAAAAGCCCCCAAGACCAAGATTCCCAAGGTTTCCAAGTTCAAGAACTTGTCTGCCGAAAGTTTACTGCCCACCGTGGTCCCCAAAAAGATGGTGACCGTGTTGATCAAGGCGTTTTGCATGGTATCCGAAAGCCGGTCAATCACCCCCACTTCCCGAGCCAAGTTGCCAAACATAAACAGACCGATCAAAGGAGCGGCACTGGGCAACAGCATGGCACAAATCCCCAAGACGGTCAGGGGCAACATCACCTTCTCCACCTTGGAGACGTGGCGAAGTTGGACCATCTTGATCTTCCGTTCTTCCTTGGTCGTACACCACCTCATGATCGGCGGCTGGATCAAGGGGACCAACGCCATGTAGGAATAAGCAGCCACCGCAATCGAGCCCAAAAGCCTGGGGCTCAAGTGGCTGGCCAGATAAATGGCGGTCGGTCCGTCGGCCCCGCCAATGATCCCGATCGAAGCTGCATCCCGCATGTTAAAGGAAATGCCGGGGATGTAGTTGAGGAACATCGCCCCGATCAGGGTGGTAAAAATCCCCAACTGGGCCGCACCGCCCAACAAGGCGGTTTTGGGGTTGGCGATCATCGGGCCGAAGTCGGTCATCGCCCCGACCCCCATAAAGATCAGCAACGGGAAGACCCCGGTGGTAATCCCAATCTTGTAGGTGTAGTCCAACAGTCCGCCTGGCTCGGAGATTCCGGCCACCGGGATATTCGAGAGCACTGCCCCAAAACCAATGGGGATCAGGAGCAGAGGTTCAAAATCCCGGTAAGCGCCCAGGTAAATCAACAACAACCCTACACAGGTCATGATCAACCTGCCCCAGCCTTCGGTCCAGTCCAGGGAGTTTTTGGCGATCATGTCGGCAATCCCGGTGGTATGATAAAGCTTGACCCCCATGTCCATCATATCGCCCAAATGGTTGGCCGCCCCAGTGGAGACGTTTTCGGTGATCACTCCTTCGGGCAGAATCACCGCCAACAGGTCCCCTTCCTGGTAATGGAGGTAGGGGGACATTTCCAAAAGATGGACCCGACCGGCTACCCCGGCCTTGACCGTGCTTTTGCTGCCGTCGGGCATCTTGATCAGGGCCAGTTCGTCACCCGAATAAACCGCTTGGCCAACGGTGACGTACACCTTCAGGACCTGAATGTCGGCGGGAGCTTCCAAGGAAGCGGCCCGAGCCAACATGATCTTGTTCATGTTCTCGCCGTGCATGGCATCGCCATGCATCGGTAGGGTTCCGGCACCTTCGTCCGTACCGGCGGTGACCGCCCCATGTACGGCATCGTTGGGCATGGTCCCGATCGTCCCCATGTCCGGCATGGCTAGGGCCACACCGGGCAGGAGGCTTAAGCAAATCCAGCCTGCCAAGTAACTCAAATGTTTCATGGTACTCCTACCCGATGGTCAGTAAAACGTCGCCGGTCTGGACATTGTCCTTTTCGGAAATATAAATCCCGGTGATCCGCCCGGCAATCGGTGCCTTGATATCGGTTTCCATCTTCATGGCTTCCATCACCAAAATCACGTCCTCGGCGTTGACTTGGTCTCCCACCGCTACTTTGAGGGCCATGATCTTGCCTGGGGTCGGGGCATGTACGTCGAGCCCTTCGCCGTGGGCGATCGGGTCGGCGGGAGCATGGGCATGGGCCACCAAGGGAGCCCCGGAGGGGCCGACCTGGACATTGTAGCTCTGCCCGTCCACCACCACCTGATAAGCCCTGACCGTATCAGTCTGGGTTTTGGAGGGATGCATGGCGACTTTGGGTTCATCGGACTTCTTGCGGATCGACATCTCTGCCTTGCCCAACAAGAAATCCAACCCCTTGGCTTCACAAGAAGCGATGATAAAGAGGTTTTCGTCGGTCACCGGCAGGCCGTGTTGGGACAAAATCGCCTCGGCCTTGGGAATACCGGGGTCCAATTCGTCCAAGGGGTCACCGGTGAACACCGGTTTGCCCAACTGTTCGGAGGCGATGCGCACCACTTCCGGGTCGGCCGGAACCGGGGTGCGACCAAAGTACCCCAAGACCATTTCCCCATAGGCGGGGTTGATCTTTTTCCAAGGTCCCTGGGTGACGTTCAAAAAGGCCTGTTGGAAGTAAAACTGGCTCACCGGGGTCACCGAGGTGCCAAAGCCCCCCAAGCGGACCACGTCGCCCATTTCTTTGATCACGTCCTTGTACAGGTGCAAGGTCCCGGTGTCCCTCATCATCATGGTGTTGGCGGTCAAAGCGCCGCCGGGCATGGGCGAAAGGGGGACAATGGGGGTAACCATCTTGGCTTCGGGGGGGAAGAAGTAGTCTTTCATACATTCCTCAAACACCTCTTCAGCCTTCAAAATCTTGAGGTGGTCCACATCCAAGGTCCATTCGGTGCCCTTGAGGGCGTGCCACATGGAGAGGATGTCCGGTTGGGCGGTACCGCCGGAAACCGGGCTCTTGGACAGGTCGATCCCGTCGATCCCGGCCTCAATGGCTGCCATGTATTGGGTCACCCCAACTCCGGCGGTATCGTGGCTGTGCACCCACAAAACCGTGTCCGCAGAGACCATTTTGCGGGCTCCCTTGACGGTTTCATACAGCTTGCGGGGGTTACAGGTCCCTGAAGCGTCTTTAAAACAAATGGAGTCGAAGGGGATGTCGGACTCCAAAATCTGCCGGAGCCGGTCCAGATAAAACTCGGAGGTATGGGCCCCTTCGCAGCCCGGGGGCAGGTCCATGACCGCAATCACGATCTGGTGCTTGAGGCCATGCTTGTGGATCATCTCCCCCGAATACTTCAGGTTGCGCACATCGTTGAGCGCATCAAAGTTGCGGATGGTGGTCATGCCGTGTTTCTTGAACATCTTGGCATGCAGCCCGATGATGTCCCGAGGCTGCTGGCTCAAGGCCACTACGTTGATGCCCCGAGCGAGGGTCTGCAGGTTTGCGTCCGGCCCCACCTGTTTGCGGAACTGGTCCATCATGTCAAACGCCGATTCCCCACAGTAAAAGAACAGGCTTTGGAAGCGGGCACCGCCCCCTGCCTCGAAGTGGGTAATGCCCGCTTCTACGCTGGCCTGCAAGGCCGGTAAAAAGTCGGCAGTGGTAACACGAGCCCCAAAGACCGACTGAAAGCCGTCTCGGAAGCTGGTGTCCATAAACTTGATCACCTTTTGGGCCACAGTCGCTCCTATTTCGATTGAGATTCGTCTTTTTTGTCGGTTTCATAAGCGGAGACCGCTGCAGCGATGACCGCCGCTGGGGCCGACTTTTTCCCTCTAAACTTGGCCACCTTGGCGGCCTTGGATTCCTCCAACTTCAACAACTCTTGTGCGCCGTGGCTTTTGGTCAGCTTGGCAACCAGATTGATGGTCAGGATCATCAGGGACAAGAACAGGTAAACCATCCCCATCCCGACCACCATTAGCTTCAGACCTTCGATTAGGGTTTGTTCCATCGTTTTTCCGCCACTCCGGGAGAATCTTTCGTTAGTCTTGCCTACCCCTCCGAACGAGGCTCAACCTAGGCAAAATAATGCATGGCGAGCGTAGTGGAGAAACCAGGGGTTGTAAACTAATTTTTGGTCCCTTCCAGGCTACCTAAAACTGCACAAACAGCGTTCTAAAATCCAAATCCCAAAGGTTGTGCACCGCTTGATCAACGAACCACCCACGCTGAGGGATGCCCCGCTTTGGAGCAAACCGGGCCAAAAAAAATTTAAAACCCTCCAAAGCCAATAAGTTTTGGACCCATGTTTTGCCTCTTTTTGGTTTTTTTTTTAGCTCCCGCCCAATCCCGCCTTGGCCAGCAATCTTTGGCCGTGCCCCCGGACCGAGGGACTGGAGCTTTGCGCCGCCGCCATCAGCAAGGGATAAACCGTCGCCTTCAGTTTTGGGTCCAGCCGGGTCAGCTGGTAAAGGCCCTGCAAACTGAGGAAGCAGAGCACTTGGCTTTTGTGCCCCAGGTTGGCTTTGAGCTTGGGTACCAGGGAGGCCGCCTCCTCTACCCCCACTAGGTGGGGCGCTATCCGGGCAAAGGCCCACCGGCAACGGACCTCCTTGTACTCCCCTAGTTCATAAAACACAAAATCCCGGTAGCGGTCCAATTGCCTTGGGTCCGCCTCAAACAGTTCGGCCAAAAAGTCGGCCCCCCTGATCCGGGCAAAGGGCAGATCCGCCTCCATTGCCTTGAGCAGTCCACCTAGGTTTTCCCTCTCCCTTTGGGTTAACCATTTTTTTACAACCTGCAAAACTTCAGGCTTGACCGCCCTACAGGGCCGGACTACCCAAGCCAACAGCCAACTCATCCTTGCCTCCCCTTGCTTATCTGTCTTATGATGGCCCAAGCCAACCTTTTTTAACCTGGGAGTCCCCATGACCGCCAACCTGTACATTTCCGCCACCGAAGCCAAGAGCGGCAAATCGATGATCGCCTTGGGGCTGATGGAGTTATTGGTCAGAAAACTGGAACGAGTCGCCTTTTTTAAGCCGATCGTCAACCTGCGGCCCGGACAAACGGACAAAGACATCAAACTGATCCAAGAACACTACCACTTGGTGATGCCCTTTGAAAAGATGTACGCCTACACCGCCGAAGATGCCAGCCGTTTGATCGCCACCGGCAGGCACCAGGAGCTCTTGGAGGGGATTTTGGCCCGGTATGCTGAGTTGGCCGCCGAGGCGGACTTTGTGCTCTGCCTGGGTTCGGACTTTGAAGGGGTCACCAAGGCCTTTGAGTACGACTTTAACGCCGAGATTGCGCTGAACCTTTCGGCACCGATGTTGCTGGTCATGAAGGTGCGCAACAAGACCCACCGGGAGGTGATCGATGCCAGCAAGGTGGCGGTAGAGTCCTTTGAGAGCCGGGGCAACGAGATCCTGGGGCTGTTTTTGAACCAATGTGACAACCAAGAGGAAGGCTCCTGCCTGGAACAGCTGCGGGAACAACTGGGCGACAAGGTGGAGTTTGTGTTTGCCCTGCCCGATGATCCCTCCCTCCGGCAAGCCAACGTTGCCGAGGTTGCAGAACTGTTGGATGCCCAGGTGCTCTTTGGGTTCGACCAACTGACAAGGCAGGTGGGCCATTATGAAGTGGCGGGGATGCAGCTGAGAAACTTCCTGCCCCGATTGATGGAAAACAGCCTGATTTTGACCCCAGGAGACCGGTTGGACCTGATTTTGGGCTGTTTGGCCAGCTTCAAGTCCAGCACCATGCCCCACCCGGCGGGGATCGTCCTGACCGAAGGGATCAAGCCCGACCCGAGCCTGCACCACTTGATCGAAGGGATCAACGACCTGATGCCGATCCTTTACACCAACAAGGAAACCTACGAAACCGCCGCCGCCCTCAGCCGTATCCACACCGCCTTGAGCCCGGACAACCCCCGGAAAATTGCCAAGGCCTTAGGGCTGTTTGAGGCCCATGTGGACCTAGAGCTTTTGAGCCAAAAGGTGGTCAACTACTGCCCCCGGGTGTTGACCCCCAAGATGTTTGAGTTCAGCCTGATCCAACAGGCCCTCAAAGACAAAAAGCACATAGTTTTACCGGAAGGGGAGGACGAGCGGATCCTCAAGGCCGCCGAGATCCTCCATTCCCGGCAGGTAGCCCAGTTCACCCTTCTTGGTGATCCCGATGAGATCCGGGCCAAGATCGGCACCTTGGGGCTGCACCTCGAAGGGGTGCCGATCCTAAAGCCAGAGAATGCCCCCAGGTTTGAGGAATATTGCCTCAAGTTCATGGAGCTACGGGCCCACAAAAACCCGACCCTGGAACAGGCCAGGGACATCATGCGGGATGTCAGCTACTTCGGTACCATGATGGTCCAACTCGGTCATGCGGACGGCATGGTTTCGGGGGCCGCCCATTCAACCATGCACACCATTCGGCCCGGCTTCGAGCTGATCAAGACCAAGCCCAACTGCTCCCTGGTTTCCAGCGTCTTTTTTATGTGCCTGGCCGACCGGGTGCTGGTCTATGGGGACTGTGCGGTCAACCCCAACCCCAACGCCACCCAGCTGGCCGAAATCGCCGTTTCCAGCGCCGAAACGGCCCTGGCCTTCGGGATCGAACCTCGGGTAGCGATGCTCAGTTATTCAACCGGCGAGTCGGGCAAAGGGGAGGATGTGGACTTGGTCCGAGAGGCAGTACGGTTGGCCCAACAAAAGTCCCCGGACCTTTTGGTCGAAGGGCCGATGCAGTACGATGCCGCCGTGGACCCGGCGGTGGGCCAAGCCAAAATGCCCGGCTCCAAGGTGGCCGGAAAGGCTACGGTCTTCATCTTCCCGGACCTGAACACCGGCAACAACACCTACAAAGCGGTCCAGCGAAGCGCCGGGGCGGTGGCCATCGGCCCGATCCTCCAAGGCCTCCGAAAGCCGGTCAACGACCTGAGCCGAGGCTGTTTGGTGCCCGACGTGATCAACACCATCGTGATCACCTGCATCCAAGCCCAGGCAGTGGCCAAGGGTTGAAATTCGGACATAGACCGGGACAAAACCCAGACTGATTTTAATTAACCTTTATGGCTTGTTCATGAAAACCTTGGTCCTCAATTGCGGCTCTTCTTCGATCAAATACCGGTTGTATGACGGCGAAACCCTGCTGGCCGATGGGTTGGCGGAGCGGATCGGCGAATCTTCCGGTCGGCTGACCTACCACGGCAAGGGGGAGGCGGTGGAGCAGACCGGTCCGATCCAAGACCACCAAAGCGGCATGGAGCGGGTCCTGCAGCTCCTCACCCACCCCAAAACCGGGGTCCTGGCGAACAAGGAGGATTTGACCCAGATCGGCCACCGGGTGGTCCACGGCGGCGAGGCGTTCCAACAACCGGCCTTGATCACCCAAGCAGTCCTCCAGGCCATCAAGGACTGTATTCCCCTGGCACCGCTGCACAACCCGGCGAACATCACCGGGATCGAAGTGGCCACCCAGGTTTTCCCTGGGGCCAAACAAATCGCCGTCTTTGACACCGCCTTCCACCAGACCCTACCCGAAAAGGCGTACCGATACGCCCTGCCCGAAGCCCATTACCAGGAATTGCGGGTCAGGAGGTACGGTTTCCACGGCACCAGTCACAAATTTGTCGCCCTGGAGGCCGCCAAGGTCTTGGGGAAGCCCATCGAAGACCTGAAACTGATCACCCTGCACCTGGGCAACGGCTCCAGCATGGCCGCCATTGCCGGGGGAAGGTCCATCGACACCACCATGGGCCTGACTCCCCTGGAAGGCTTGGTCATGGGTACCAGGTGCGGCGACCTGGACCCGGCGATCCCCGGATTCCTGGCCGAGCACTTAAATCTAAGCCTCCAACAGGTGGACCAACTGTTGAACAAAAACTCGGGGTTCAAGGGGTTGACCGGGCACAACGACCTGAGGACCATTGTAGCCAAGTTTGAAGCCGGGGGAGAAAAGGAAAAGCTGGCCTTGGAACTGGCGGCCTACCGGATCAAAAAATACATCGGTGCTTACACGGCAGCCCTGGGCGGATTAGATGCACTCATCTTCACCGCCGGGATCGGCGAACATTCGAGCCTCTTCCGCTCCTTGTGCGTTGAGGGCCTGGAGTTCCTGGGCCTGGGCCTAGACCTCACCAAAAACCAAGCCCCCCTCCACCCCGACCTGAGCCTGACCGGCTCCAAAGCCAAAATCCTGGTCATCCCCACCAACGAGGAACTGATGATCGTCAGAGAGTGCCGGAGTTTGGCCTAAACCTAGTCGCCACTCAAACCTCCCCCAGGCTTTCCATCCAGGCGAGAGTGGAGGCGGCTCTGGGGTCGGGGGAGTGGCGAAGGGAGTCCAGGACCGCCAAGCGGCGCTCTCCCTTGAGGTTTTGGCCGAACTTAAATTTACCGGTGATCGAAACCGGGGTGATCTCCACCACTGCCGTTGCCTTGAGGGCCTTTTGGTGGTTGGGGTCCAAGGGGGACAAGGGTTGGTAGCCCCCTTCGGGTTGCATCTTGGCCATCAATGCGTTGAGCGCCCTGGTCTTGGTTTCGAGGTTTTCCAGTTCCACCGCCGTGCCTGCCACATGGACGGACCGAAAAAACTGGGTTGCTCCGCAGGCCTCTTGGGGGTGGGTGGCGTAAGAGGGGATGAAGGAAAACTCTTGGGCCACACTCAAATAAACTGGGGCGAACCGCCGCAGATTTTCCATCTTACGCCCCCGTAGGCTGGAGTGAAAATAAAACTTCCCTTGGGCAAACACAAAGTTCACCGCCGTGACATAAGGCCCGCCTTGTTCGTCCAAGGTGCCCAGGTGCAGGCAGTCCACCTCCGCCAAAAAGGTTTCGAGCAAGGCCGGGGACTGGATTAAGAATTCCGCTCTTCTCATGGTCAAGTTTACAAGGAAAAACCGGCACCGCCGGGTTGAGTGGGACACCGGGGGACCGGTGCCCCCGGAAGAAATCTGCCTTAAATCGTAGAGGTCAGGTCGGGCGAGAAGCGATACCAGGAGTAACAAGTCCCTTCCACCGAGACCATACAAGGGCCTAGGGGTTGGCTGGGGTTGCAGTTGGTCCGAAAGTGTCCGCAGTCGGAAGGCCGCTTTTCGCCCAACATGATCCGGTGACACAAACAGCCGGGAGGGTGGGCACTGGGGGCGTAGGCCGGTCGTTGGTCGAACCGGGCCATTGCGTCCAGGTGCCGGTAGTCGGCGTTGAGGGCAAAGGCGCTGCCTGGAATCTTGTCGATCCCCCGCCAGATCCCCGGTACCAGTTCAAAAACCTTGTTGATCAGCCTCCAAGCCGCCGGATTGCCTTCATCCCTGGCCACCCGTTTGAACCGGTTTTCCAACTTTGCTTGGCCCTGGTCGATTTGCTCCATCAACCCCAAAATCCCGAACAGCACGTCCGCAGGCTCAAACCCGGCAACCACACAAGGCAGGTGAAACTCGGTTTCCATGAACCGGTAAGGCTCCAGTCCGGTGATTATCGCCGCATGTCCGGGCAACAAAAAGCCCTGGATGCTCTGGTCGTGGATTTCCATCAACAGCCGCAGGACCGGCGGCATGTAGCGGTTGGCCATCAAAAAGCTGAGGTTCAAGGGCAACTTTGCCCCCACCAGTCCGGCCACCCCCGCAGCGGTGGTTTCAAAGCCGACCGAAAAAAACACAAACTGCCGTTCTGGCCGCTCCTGGGCCTTGCCGATTGCGTCCAAGGGGCTGTAGATCACCTCCACCTCCGCCCCGTCCTTGCGGGCCTGGGCCAAGGATTCTCGGGTTCCGGGCACCCGGATCATGTCCCCAAAGGTCAAAACGGTTACCCCCGGCAGACGGGCCAAGGTGACCGCTTGGTCGATGTCTTCGACCGGACAGACACAAACCGGGCAACCCGGACCGGGGACGATTTCGATCGAAGGGGGCAGGAGCTGGCGCAACGCCGCTTGGTTGATCGCCTGTTCGTGGGTGCCGCAGAGGTGCATCAACCTCGTCTGGGGCCTTTTGGCGGCCAGCCGGGCGATTTCTTTGGCCAGTACCAGGGCGGTACTCTCGGATTCAAAGGATTTGAGGTATTCCAGTCCCACTAGGCCTCGAAGGGGGAGGTTGGTTCGGTCCGGCGGCCACCGGGGTCCCTGGGGCAACAGCGCAAATCCCTAGGACCGATGGGAACCCAAAGCTTAGGGGAGAGCGGCCAGAAAGGCAAATTCCTCAAGCTCCCGGCCTGGGTCTCCCGTTTTTTGAGGTGGCCGAAAAAATTTGGACCACCGGTTAAGCTCTGTCTTACCCTAGCCCAAGGTGCACAAAAGAGAAATCAAGAAAGCCCTGTGGAAGTTCGGATTGATTTCTTGGAAAGGGATTTTCCCGCCCTAGAGGAGAGGAGGGCTGGGCCGCCAAGCATCATTGCTGGGCCGCACCCATTGGGCAGAGAAACCGCCCAGCCGAACTCAGGCCCAAACAAAAACCCCGGGTTTAGCCGGACAACAAAGAGAGATTGCCGAACAAATCCAAAGCATTGTTCTTAAAATAGTCCCGGTGGTTGACCGGCTTTTCGATTTTTAATTCCCCCAAGTCCGGTCGGGCCAAGTCCAGCAACTCGTTGTTTTGGATCAACCCACCTTGGGCATCCACCACCGGCACCACCTTGGGCCGGGCACTGTTGGCCCCCTTGCCCACCACAAAGGCCACCTCGCCGTTGGAAAGCTCCACCGTCGAGCCTACAGGGTAAACCCCCAGGGCCTTGATAAAAAACAGCACCACCTGCGGGTCCAGCTGGGTTTTGGCCAGCTTGAGCAGGGTCTGCAACGCTTGGTTGGCCGACTCCGGCTCCTTGTAGGGCCGAGGGGTGGTCAGGGCTTGGTAGATGTCCGAGGTCCCGGTCAACCGGGCCAAAGTGGAGACTTTGTCGAAGGGGTAATTCGGGTAGCCGCCGGAGCGGGTGACGTGGTGGTGCCGGGTCATGTCCACCTGGAGAGAGGCGAACCCCAGTTCCGAAAGGATTTCGGACCCCAGCACCGGGTGGGTCTCCATTTGTTGTTTGTCCCTTTTCTCGAATTTGGTTTCCTTTTCCAGCAGGTCCCTGGGCAACTTCGATTTGCCCACATCGTGCAGCAAAGCGCCCACGGCAATGGCAGCCAGCCTTCCGCCCACTTCATTGCGCATCACGTGGCAGGTGGAAATCACATAATGAGCCACGTCCACCGAATGGCGGTAGGTGAATTGGTCCTCATGGGACAAAAGGCTGATTACGTTGCCCGAGTCGGGGTTCGCCTCGACCAGCTTGGCCAACTCCGCCCCCAAATCCACCGCCCCTTGCAGGTTCTTTTTGCTCATTTTTTTTGAGAAAAAGTTGCCCGAGTAGAGCTCCTCCAGGGTGCGGCTGCCCTCCTCCAAGGTCTCCCTGGCCCAGCCCAGGTGGTCCTGGATTGCCCGCAGACGACCGGCGGCGGTCTGGTCCTTGGCCGTTTGGGCCGCCGGGCCTCGTTTGGTGGGGGCGGTCTTGGGCGGATCCGGCGGGGGCTCAAAGTCGTAGGCAAACGAATCCAATACCGGGTACTTGGGGTCTTGGGTCTTGGCCATGAATCGAACTACCAGCACCTTGGAGAAACCGGCACTGCCGAGGATTTTTATGTGCTGGCTGCTTTTGATTTCCACCGGGCTTTCCAGACGACCAAAGCCAACCAACCGGTCCCCAATCTGGAGTTCATCGGCATCCACCGACTGTACCCGTTCGGCCCTCAGGACCGTCAGGTCATAAAATTCAAACTTTCTTAAAAAGGCCAGGACGGCAGGGGAGACAACTTGGAGCTTGGCGGGAACGTCAAGGAAGCGGAGCAAAAACATCCCGGTCGTCAGAGCGGCGACCGGTAAGGGGACCTCTTCGAGCAGCTGCCTTGTCTCCGCCATTTGGACCCTTCAAAAACGTCAGGTTACCGCTTTGTTTGGGGAACATTCTCCCCAGTCGTTGCGGTAATAGCAAGCTATTCTTGGTTTTGCGTATTTGTACTGACCTAAAAAAACAAAGACCCGGCTCCCGGCAAACACCGAATTTTCAGTCCAAATGCTTGCCTCGACGGGAGGTCAAATGATCCGGTAAGCTTTGAGCTGCCGCAGGCTGGTGGAGACAAAGACCTTGACCACCACGATTGCGGGGACCGCAAAAAGCATCCCGGCCAAACCCAGCAAAATCGAACCGCCCATCACCCCGATGATCACCACGATCGGGTGCAGGCTGACCGCCGTACCCAGCACAATGGGCTGGAACAGGATGTTGTCCAAAAGGTGTACCACTCCGACGCTGGCCACCACCCAAACCGGGATGCTCCCTACCTCCACAAAGGGCAAAACCGGGGAAAAATCCTCCACCACCAAGGCGTAGGCCAGCCCCACCACCAGACCAATGGCGGTCCCCAAAAAGGGAATGGCGTTGGTCACCCCGGCGATCAGGCCGATCAACAAGGCCCATTGCAGGTCCACTCCGATCAAAAACATGCAAAGCCCAAAGGAGATCCCGACCAAGCTGCATTCAAGCATGGTCCCCCGCAGGTAATTGCCGATCGATTGGTCCACGTCGTTGAGCACCGTCAAGGCCATTTCAAAATAACGGTTGGGCACCAGATAAACCAGATTCCGTTTGATCTCCCCTTCATCAACGATCAAAAACAAAAAGACAAACGGCGAAGCCAGCCAAAGAGAGACCACTCCGCTGATCTTGGAAAGCAGGGATTTTTCCCCGTGGGCCGCCGCCTCGCTGCCGGGTTGAGGGTCCGGTTGGTTGGGGTCGATGCTGTCGGTGGGGCTTTCCACATAGTCGTTGCCCAGTCTTGCCCGGTGGGCCTTCTGGTTTTCCTGGAAATAAATGAAGTACTTTTGGGTCACCATCGCCGGGCCGTACAGGATCATGTACTGCCGAATGAAGGTCTTGCGTTCGTCCAGGTCCAACATGGCCAAGCTTTTGGCCTTGTCCACCAAGGGCCGGAGTTCCCCACCAAAGGTGCTGTTCAAAAAGTTGCCTTTGCCGTCTCCATCAAGGCCCATCAGCCGTTTGTACTGGTCGTTGATCTTGTATTGGATCCGGATCCGCAACTCCAGCTTGCCCAGTTCGCTGGGGATCACCGATTGGATCTGTTGGGTCAAAAGCACCACGATCAGGAAAAAACCGCCAAACAACACCACCACCGCCAAATGCCCGGAGATGCCGATCCGGTGCATCCGGGTCAAGATCGGCCTGCAGAGATAGGCCCCCAAAGCCCCCACCACGCTGGGCAGGATCAGGTTGCGCAAGGCCCAAAACAAGGAGAGGGTGACCAACAGGCCCACCAGCCCCGAAACGGTGTAAACCCAGACTCTCCGCTTGGCCCTGCTGCTGGTGCCGACGTTTTTCATACCCTTAGCCCTTGGCGTTGTAGAGTTGCTCGTTGGTGACCTTCAAACGTTTCCCGATGATCAAGGCCAGTTCCTTGAGGATCAAACTGCCGATCTTGGGTTCGGTGTCGATCAACTTGTTGAGGTCCGCCCGGAAGAAGGCCATGGCCTTGGTGTTGGTGGCCGCAATGGCACCAGCGGACCGGGGGGTGTCGTCAAGCAGGGCCAATTCGCCCAAAAAGGAACCGGGCCCCAGACTGGCCAGGATCATGCCCACCTCCTCGTCTTCCTCGTCTTTGGTCATCACAATGTCCACCTGGCCGGAACGGATGATGAACATCGCCGCCCCCGGCTCCCCTTTACGAAACAAAAACTCCCCTTTGGAATAGTGCCGTTCGTAGATGATTTTGGCGACCCGCCGGAGCTCATTTTTGTTCAGCTGGGAAAACAGCGGGACCTTGGAGAGGATCTCCAGGATGTCCTTTTTGTCCGGGTCGTCGCCTTGGTGGAAAAGGTTGTCCCAAAAAGCGTTCAGTTTTTGGTGCGGTTTTGTGGTCATAGATTTTCCAGGTTTCGGGCCGGATTTTGGGTCTAGGAAGGAGGAAAAATCCTTCTTTTGGGGTTATGGTAAAAGAAAGGACCAGAGGAAGGCAACCTGGAATTTTTGGGCAAACTCGGACAAAAGTGGGATCACAGGGAACAACAAAAAGGCAGGGAAACGAAGGGGGAGGGGGAATCCAAGAACCTGGCTGGGGGTTGCCCAGCCAGGTGCGGCTGAAGCTTAGAAGCGACGGGGACCGCGGTCTTCCCGAGGACGAGCCTCGTTGACGTTGATCTTCCGTCCACCCACGGTGGTACCGTTCAGTTCATCAATGGCGGCCTGCGCCTCTGATCCCTGGTTCATCTCAACAAAGCCAAACCCTTTGGACTGGCCGGTCTGCCGGTCGGTCACAATGGTAGCCTTGGCCACTTCGCCATACTGGGAAAATACTTCTTTCAAGTCTTCATCTGTCATACTGTAGGACAGATTGCCGCAATAAATCTTCATGCCTTTCAAGCTCGCTCAAGCAGGTACACACAAGTGGGAACGCCCCCTCATGGGGGTTCCGGGCAGATGGACCCCCATGAGGGGCACTTGCACCGATCCTGCGATACTCCTATATCCCTATTGCCTTTGTCAATCAGTATTTGGTAAAGTCCCGGCGCTCCTCTGGGGGTGATTAGGCAAATATTTTTGCCCTTTGAGTTCTTAACGTCAGTTTTTGGATCTTGTTGTCCGGGCTGTAGGCAAAGTCAAAACCCAGCTGGTTGACCGCCTTTTGCATCACCGACCACCGCTGGGCAATCTCCTCCCTTTCCTCGGTGCTGGCCACCCTTTGGGACTCCATGGACCGGATGGCGGTAAAAAAGGCGTTGAGGTCCTTGCCCAGTTGCTCGTAATATTCCCCTTCCATCTTTTCGATCTGCACTGAAAGCTTCTTGAAGTCGGCGTTAAAAAACTGCTTGGGCCGCACCTGTTTGGAGCTTTCCTGGTCGATCACCTTTTTGAGGTTGGGGCCTACCTTTTCAAGCAGGATCACCGAAAAGGTGATCAAAATCTTGATCTTGGTGGGGTTGCCAAAGGCAAACCGGTCAGAAACCAATTCCGCCAACTGCCGGACCGCCTTTTGTTTGCGTAGTTTTTTGAGCAACTCCGAATACTCGGACTCCGGCTCTTTTTTCTTGAAGAATCGGCCCAAGGTAAAACGGCTTTTTTTGCCTTCCAGCCAAGCGTCATAAAGCACCTTGCGCCGGGCCGGGTTGGGGGCCACCCTCAATAGAGCCCGGTCCGCTTGGTTCAAGGTAAAGCCCAAGGTGGCGCAGGCCTTGGAAAACCGCTCCAAGGTTTGGTGCACCTGCGGAGCCGCTTCCTTGGGCAGGGGCTTGAGCAGAGTGGCGTAGTAGGTGTTGAGAAAGTGGGCCAGATCTGCCTCGAACTTGGCCAAGGTTTTGGGGTTCTGCTCCAAGAAGGCCAAGAGGTACTTGTCGTGGGCCGCTCCCAGTTCGATCCGGTAGTTCTTGACCGGGCCGATCACTTGGCCGATCTCGTTGAAATACAACAGGTAAAAAAGCCCCTTAAAGCGGTTCGCCTGCTCGGAAGGCAGCTTGGCCAACTCCTGCTCGATCATCCGTTGGGACTTGAACCCTCCTCCGTGGGCCAACTTGATGGCGCTCGAAAGCTGGGTGTGGATCAACTTCAAACATTCGGTCAGCAAAAACAACACGTCCGAGGTGAACAGCTGTTTTTCCGCAAAACGATACTGCCGGTTTTTGCTCTGAAAGGGATTAAACAAGTTGCAAGCTCCTAGAGACAATACTTAAGGCATTCACCGGATGATTCTAACTCCTTTGGGCCACAGGTTCAAGTCCTTTGGAACATTTAGATTCTTCGTTTGGAACCAAGGGACTAACCACCCGGTCCGAGAGAGCCACAAGGACCAAAGACAGGGCGCAGGGCCGACAGGGGCCCAGAGAATCTCATTGGGTCGAAGACCGCAACAATGCTTGCACAAAAGGAACACTCCAGAACTGGACAGCTTCAGGACACCCTGATACTGCAAGGACACGGCGGATGGCGGTTGGTTATTGGACCAACCCCGTTGCCCCGTTTAAAACTACCCCTTAGCCCCACGTGCCTGCCTTCATGAACGAATCCCTGGTCCAAACCATCGGCATCATCGCCGGAACCCTCACCACCTTGGCTTTTTTGCCCCAGGTCATCAAAACTTGGCGCAGCCGCTCGGTTGCGGACATCTCCCTGGCCTGGGCCTGTTCGATGGTGGTGGGTATCTTTTGCTGGTTGGTTTATGGCTTGATGTTGGGGGAAATGCCGATCATTGTGGCCAACCTCGCTTCCCTCACCTTGGCGCTGATGATGCTGGCCATGAAACTGAGGTTCAGCCGCAAGTAACGGAAAGCCAACCACCGGAAAAAACGGAAAGGGGGCTAGGTTCTGTTGACATTTACCAGAGCCAGATGAGGGTTCCGACGAAGTAGAGGAAGGGCATGCACCGGTCCCCCAGCTTCTCGAAATCTTGAAAGACCCTGCGGAAGTGTTTTATTTTATTGATGAAGCGCTCCAGAAAATGCCGCTTTATGTGTAGGTTGGGCCTCTTTTTTAAGCTCCGGCGGAGCAAGGATGAGCCCGCACTATCCTGCTGTCGATCCGTAGGTTCTCCATATCCGAATCGGCGCTGAAATGGGAGAAGAGCAGCTCAACAACTCCGTGAGCTCGCCATTGGGCGAACTGTTTGTAAATACAGTTCCATTTCCATACGTCTCAGGTAAAAGCCGCCACTGCCCCCCGCTGCGAGCCTACCACAAGACCCCTTCTAAGAAAACAGCGGCAGTCCGCTTTGTTGCCGGCGTAGGCACGAGGTTCCTGGGACAAAACCGCATAAATCTTCTCCCACTGGTCGTCTGCAAAGGCTATTGTCGTAGAAAACCTGCAAAACAGTTATGATATTAGTTATATGAATGATATAACACAGCAATATCAACACAACCAAGTCAAGTGCCTGATATGTAGCGTTGTCATACACCTGAGTTAAATTAGGGGAATATATGACATTTTAAACTATAGTGTCCTAAGGACACTATAGTTTAAAAAACAAAAAATTTCAACCCCTTTATTTTGGACTGCTCGAAGGTTATTGTTAATTTTTAGCGGTTCACGCTTGTTTTTCAGACCAAATCCATAGCTAAACTTTAAATACCCCTTGAAATTATTTTTTTTTAATTGTATTGTGTCCTTAGGACACAATACAATTAAATGAATATGAGTCTGTACAACTCGATTTTTCCAAGTGGTACATTTTTGCTTAGCCTTATCCCCATGTGCTTGACATTTGTGATATCTACCATATAGTGTCCTAAGGACACTATATGGTAGATATACGAGTTTTCCTGGATAATGGACCACTGGGGACTTGGAAAAGTAGGTTTAAATAAAGCTCAGTTATAAAACCTTGACTAGAATAATTTATTCAAACACGATCTATCCGTCCTGAGGACGGATAGATCGTGTTGTTTTGGAGGCCTATGCTCATACGAACAGCGATATCAAGGTACCTGCACGAGTCTGATCGCAATATCATGACCACTCACGACCTGAGCCTTCTCTTATTCACTCTAATGGAAAAGGGCGAGTATAAAGGGGAAAGACTTAACATCAAAAGAACACCGAATAAAAAGGATATCTCATATTACGTAAGTCAACTTCAATATTATGGAGTCATACAAGAGGATGGTGAGCTTAGCAATGTTTACCAAATACTAGCACGCCCAAAAATAAGTTTGGACGAAAAAATTTCCCAGGCAGACCCATTCGCCGTAATTTCCTACCTATCTGCAATGCAATATCACGGGATAACAGATCGACGTTCTTCTATTGTTTATTATCGAACCGCAAATTTACAGACAAGGAAAGCTGCTATACATGATAGTTTAAGCAAAGCGTTGGGGGAGTATGAATACGATAAGTACATAAAATCTGGTATGCCCAGCATGACAATATTTCACCCTAAAAAGCCGAATTTAGTCCATTCGGTACACTCGTCAAGTATAGAAAAGCATTATGTACTTTCACACGGGAAAGGGAAAGTCGCATCTATAGCAAGTTGTTTTTTGCAGATGTTGCAAAAGCCAGAATTTTGCGGAGGAATATACCATGTAATAGATGTCTTTGAGGAATACAGTGAGGTTTACTTAAACTTAATTGTGAACTTCATAGATAGGCATGGGACCAGTATAGATAAAGTTCGAGCAGGATATATATTGGATGAACGACTAAAGTTGAGACATGAGGTGATAGAAAACTGGGTACAATACTCGCAAAGGGGAGGCTCGAGAAAGCTAGATTCAACAGCAGCTTATCAGCCAAAATATTCCGAAAAGTGGGCACTTTCAATTAACATTTAATGAACTTACAAGACCACGAAAAAATAATAATCCGCGCTTTTGCAAAGATATCTCCTACGTGCTACTTAAAGGGGGGCACCTGGATGGATATTGCAGACAATTCACCAAGAAGAACGAAAGATATTGATTATTCGACCACACAGCTTTACACAGAAGGCTTCAATATAGATAATGGGTCAAGACTAGAACAGCGGGTTTTCTCTGATCAGTTTTAGAAGGATTTTGTTAACATCAACCTTCCGATTGTTATA